>Ga0075921_116_pt1 | contig 12402 bp, 12 predicted proteins | sample RifGroA2_FD_68339 | JGI IMG/M metagenome (GOLD analysis project Ga0075921, IMG submission 68339) | Parcubacteria (Moranbacteria) bacterium GW2011_GWA2_39_41 | reverse complement strand
TGCCCCGGCACAGCCATGATGGCACCGGTCCCATACCCCATGAGCACATAATCCGCGATCCAAACCGGGATTTTCTTATCATTCACGGGATTGATCGCATAAGCGCCCGTAAAAACGCCCGTCTTTTCTTTGGCAAGATCAGTGCGGTCAAGATCGGATTTATGCGTCGCATGCGCGTGTTGCGATTGTTCGGTCTCATCTTTTTCTTCGTCACTGCATGTAGGGTATTCATTTATGTATGGGAACAGGGACCGCTCTACCGAATATTCTCGACGATCGCCGTTGGTGTGATCGCGCTTAGTGCCGCGTTCCTCTATGCGAAATACAAGGACCGTATCAAGGAGGTTATTTATGACTAAACATATGAAAAAATTCGTTATTGGAAATTTGAAGATGAACATCCTGTCAATGTCTGAACGCGAAGTCTATCTGAAAGGCATGGATCGGGTGACTACTGGCAAGAAATTCACTGGCACGGAAATTATTTTGTGTCCGCCGTTTGTGCATTTGGAGGGTTTCAAGAAATGGAAAAACAAGAAAGTGAAGCGTGGAGCGCAAGACATTTTTTTTGAAAACAATGGTTCTTTCACAGGCGAGATTTCTCCAGTGATGCTCAAAAATTTTGGTTGTGAATACGTAATTATTGGTCACAGTGAAAGACGAAAATATTTTGGCGAAAGTGGAGAATTTATCAATCACAAAATCATCTCAGCGTTGGAAAACGATTTGCATCCGATTTTGTGTGTTGGTGAAACCAAAGCTGAAAAGGATGAGGACTATACCTTGGAAGTCATCACGCGCCAAGTCAAAGAAGCGCTGGTTGGCGTGAGTCGTGCCAAGGCCGGACAAATTATCATTGCCTATGAGCCAGTTTGGTCAGTTGGCACTGATGCTTTGCCATCTGCCAACGAGGTGATGGGTGCCAAACTCCTCATTCGCAAGATTTTGCATGAACTTTTTGGCAAGAAATATGCTGAAGAAGTAGCAATTTTGTATGGTGGCAGTGTGAGTGCTAAAACCGTCCAGCAAGTTTGTATTGATTTAGAAATGGATGGAGCATTGATTGGTCGAGAGAGTTTGACTCCAGGAGATTTTATAAAAATCGCAGAAATAATAAATAATAGTTAGAATTTACAATTTACTAATTTTCAATTTACAATGAATTTTCAATGATAAAATTTGAAAATTTAAAAATTGATTATTGATTGAAAATTGTGAATTGATAATTGAAAATTTATGATAGTCAGCGTCAAAGAAATTTTAGAAAAAGCTAAAGCAGGCGGTTATGCGGTGGGAGCTTTCAATACCACAAATTTGGAAACGACTCGGGCGATTGTGGAAGCGGCCAAGGAAACCAAATCACCAGTCATCATTCAGGTGACTGAGAAAACCATGGAATATGCCGGTGGACGGATGATTTTCAATATCATCAAAAATGATGTTGAGTTCTATGCGCCAGAAATTCCAGTGGGAATTCATCTGGATCATGGTGCAAGTTTTGAAATTGTGGAACGCGCCGTTGAAATTGGCTGGGATTCGGTGATGTATGATGGCTCTCGCAAGGAATATGCGGATAATGTTTCAATGACGAAAAAAGTTGTAGATTTTTGCCATAAAAATGGTGGTAATATAACCGTACAAGGTGAATTGGGTAGCGTGCCATATCTAAGCGAGCACAAGCTGGCGGTGGTGGATTGGGATGCCTATATGACAGATCCTGAACAAGCCAAAGATTTCATAGAAAAAACCGGCATCGACACTTTGGCCGTGGCTATTGGCAATGCGCATGGATTTTTCACTGAGCGAGAAGTTCCAGATTGGGCAAGATTGGAAAAAATTCGCAGTCTGATTGAGATTCCCATTGTTTTGCATGGCGCTTCTGATTGGGAAGATGGCAAGGCGACCAAGGCGATTGAATTGGGCGTGAATTGTTTCAACGTGGACACCAATACTCGTTTGGCTTTCGTGAACACTTTGAGTACAATTTTCAAGGGTGATAAGGATCCTGGCCTTGATTTGCGTAGTATCCTGGGCGAAGCGCGGGAGGCGGTCAAGGAAAGTGTGAAAAGAAAAATGGAGCTTTTTGGTTGCGTGGGCAAAGCTTAAATTGGGTAACTAGTAATTTGTAACTAGTAACTAGAATATGACTGTTGAAAAAATTCTGTTGGAATTTGACGCCGAATTGAAAAATCTTTTGCCGGTGTTGAAAAAAATCAATGCCGAGTTTGGTTATGTTGGAGAAGAGGAAGCACAAAAAGTGGCGGACTATTTTTCATTGCCACTGAGCAAAGTTTATGAAACGGCCAGTTTTTATGACTTGATAAACACCAAACGACAGCCACCTTTGATGATTCAAGTTTGTTCGGGGGCTAATTGTGCAGTGAAAAGCGCCTATAAAATCATTAGCGAAATCGAAAATCAGTTGCACATCAAAGCAGGGGATGATTTCAACCCAAATGTTAAATTGGAAATCATCAGCTGCCTAGGCCAATGTGGTCGCGGACCAATTATGATTATCAACAAAAAAATCTTCACCCAAGTCACGCCTAGCAGTGCACGAGAATTTTTGCATAATTATATGTAATTTTTTTTATCATATTTTATAATAAAAAAACCGAGGTCAAACCTCGGTTTTTTGATTGAAGGCCCTCAATGCAAGAGATAGACGTGTGAGTCCCTTGAAAAATTTAACGGAAAAAATAATTTTTTCCCTGAAATTCAGGTGGGTCTCAATTTTTCGCCTCTCTATTCTGAAGGCTTTCGGCTATATTATAATCCCGTTTTCAAATTCTGGCAAGGGTAATTTTTTGCAATGTCAAAATATGGCTTAAATGAGCTTCGGGGGTGGTATGCAAAAAGTGATTGTCGGGATATAATAGATATATGGTAAAAGAAACAAAAATAATAACCAAAAATTGGAGCCAGATAGATCCAAATGAGATTGACGATGCGATTGAAGCAGGTGGCTATCGGGCTTTGGAAAAATTCATTCACAAAATGACGCCAGCTTTGGCTTTGGAAGAAATAAAACTTTCGGGTTTGTGTGGACGTGGTGGCGCTGGTTTTCCAACGGGGATTAAATTGGAATCGGTGCAGAAAGAGAAAGGCAAAGAAAAATATTTTATTTGCAACTTAGATGAATCAGAGCCAGGGGCATACAAAGATCGCTCAATTGTGGATTCGGATCCGCATATGCTTTTGGAAGGCATCATTATCGAATCTTTAATTGTTGGTGCGCGCAAAGCGTTCATCTATGTCAATGGCAATTATCAAAAACAAATTGAAATTTTACAGCGGGCGGTGGAGCAAGCGCGAGCGAAAAATTTCATCGGTGAACAAATCTTAGGTTCGAAATATAATTTGGAAGTGGAAATTTTTGCCGGCGCGGGAGCGTATATTTGTGGTGAAGAAACAGCTCTCATCAATTCCATCGAAGGTAATCGTGGTGAGCCAAAAGCTCGTCCACCTTTTCCAACGCAATGTGGACTTTTTGGCAAACCAACGGCGGTGAACAATGCTGAGACCGTGGCTAATATTCCTTGGATAATTTCCAATGGTGGAAAAAAATTCGCTACTATTGGTTCGAAAAAATCCGCTGGCACCAAACTTTTCATTGTGAATGGCTGCGTGAAAAATCCAGGTGTTTTTGAAGCGCCTTTGGGCACGAAACTTGCTGATTTGATTGAAAAGTATGCTGGTGGCATGCAAAATGGCAAAAACTTTTGGTTTGCCCAAGTCGGTGGCTCATCTGGGAGACTGGTTTTGGAAAATGATTTGGTTAGGAAATTGGAATATGATCGGGAAGCCAAAATTCCTTTGGGATCCGGTGCAATTTTGGTGGTGGACAAAACGGCGGATATTCATGAATTGTTGTTGTCCTGGATGAGTTTTTTTCGCCGAGAATCGTGTGGCAAATGCGTACCGTGCCGAGAGGGTACATATCGCCTCTGGGAAATTGCCAAGCGTTTGCAGGATGGTGAAATTTCCGAGCGGGATGTGGCTGCCATCAAAGATATTTTGTGGACGCTCAATAACACGACCTTTTGTCCATTGGGCAAATTTGCCGCCACCGCTTTTGGGGACGCCCTCAGCAATTTTCAAAAAGAGATTTATAGGTTGTCTAAATAATTTTAATTTTTTCAGAACTTAACTCGAAACACAAATTTTATAGCTGAAATTTTACCTCAATCAACACGCCCATAGTAAAATTTCAGATAAAATTAGGCTCCTCAAGCAGAACTTCTTCGAAAATTAAAATTATTCAAACAAATTCATTATGAAGATTAAAATCAATACAAAAGAATACGAAGCTAAAGATGGAGAAACAATCTTTGTGGCATGTATGAAGAACGGCATAAAAGTGCCGACCTTGTGCGGGACTAAAAATTCGCACGAAGGCGTGTGTCGGATTTGTGTAGTGGAAAACAATGGGCGATTGATAACCTCGTGTAATACGAAAGTCTGCGAAGGTATGAAAATTGTGACGGAAAGTGAGAATGTGGCCAAGGCGCGCAAAATCAATTTGGAATTGTTGTGGGCAGATCATGCTGGCAAATGCTCAAGTTGCAAAAAAAATCAACGCTGTGAATTGCAGAATTTGGCGATCGAGCAGAAGATTGAAAATTTTCATTTTGTGCCACGCAAAGAAGAAATGACAGACAGGGAAAATTTGGATTTGCTAAAAGACAATCGCTCGCGGGTGGTGGTGGATGAAGGCAATGCGTGTCTAACACGCACTACAGAATTGTGCGTGGAATGTCGGCGTTGCATCAATGTGTGTCCAACCAAAGAATTGTCATTCAACAATCGTGCTGGAGATACGGTGGTGGGCACAGCCTTTGAAAAACCACTAGATTGCATCTTTTGCGGTCAGTGTGTGAAAAATTGTCCGACCGGCGCCATCACGGACAAAAATGATTTGTCCAAAATCATGACTGATCTGAATGATTTGAAAAAAATGGCTGTGGCCTTGGTTGACCCAGCGGTGCTGGAAAGCGTAGCTTTTGAACATCCTGAGATATCCTGCCTGCCGGCAGGCAGGGATTCACGTGGAAAATTGATCAGTGTCTTGAAAGAACTTGGTTTTGAAAAAGTTTTTGACTTGGGATTTGGTATGGAGTTGTCTTTGGAAAAAATGACCCAAGTAGTGAAGACAAGTGCAAAAAACAATTTGATGCTCAGTCATTGCTCATCATTTAATTTATTTATAAAAAAATATCATCCTCAGTTTGCCAAGAACATTTTGGCTGTGGCGCATCCGGATGAATTGATGGCCGAATTTTTGAAAACTGAATTTGCCAAGAAAGAAAAAATCAATCCCGAAGACTTGGTGGTGGTTTCACTGTCATCTTGCATAGCTAAGAAAAAAGAGAAAGGTCAAAATTTAGATTATGTTATCACTGTCAGAGAATTGGGGCGCATGATTCGGCAGAAAAATTTGAAACTGCAAGACATCAAAGAGAGTGATTTTAGTTCCGGATTGGCCGTGAAAGATGAAAAAATAAAAAGCGTCACAAGAACTGGCGGAATGGCTGAGATGTTGGCCAAGAAATTGAAAGTTAAATATGTGGTGGCCGATGGCGTGCCACAAATAAAAAACATTTTGCGTGATTTGGAAAAAGGACGAATAGAAACCAAAATCATTGAAGCGATGGTGTGCGAAGAAGGATGCATCAATGGTGGAGGACAATCAAGAAAGATTTAGAGTGTGATGACCAGAGGCTATCCCAGCACTAATTCCAACAAAACTTGTAGGTCATGTTGAGATGTGTGTGTGAATTCGCCTTCGGCTATGTGTAGAGTTAATAAAAGTAATATTTGCGAATTAGTGCGGGATGCTCATTTTTGTATCCGCTCGTACCTCGCAGACAAAAATGGCATGTGTTTAGCTATCCCAGGGAAAATTTTAAAAATCAAAGGCGAAACAGCTGAAATTAATTTCAATGGCATCCGCAAAGAAGTGAACATCGCCATGGTCGATGTGAAAATCGGCGATTTTGTTATGGTGCATGCCGGCTTTGCGATTGAAAAGATGGTACCAGATTTGGCTTCAGAAATTCAAGGTTATTTGGATAAGAAGTAACTTTATTATGAAATTAGACAAACAAAAACTTTTGCAAAGCATTCAGGAGAAGGCCAAGGAGATTGGTCGGCCTTTGCGGTTGATGGAATTGTGTGGGACGCATTCGCAGTCGATTGCACAGCATGGGATCAATAGCTTGATGCCTAAAAACGTGAAATTGGTTTCTGGTCCAGGCTGTCCAGTGTGTGTGACTGATCAGACGGATGTTGATGTGATGGTGGGACTGGCTTTGGCGGGCATTCCAGTGGCGGTCTATGGCGACACAATGCAAGTGCCGGGGAATTTGATGAGTTTGGAAGAAGCTAGGCGAAATGGCGCGGATGTGAATGTTGTTTATGATATTACTGAAGCAATAAAAATGAGCCAAGAAAAGACAGGTTTAGTTTTTTTTGGTTTGGGCTTTGAAACGACTACTGGCATGACCGCTTGGGCAATTCAGCAAGGCTTGATTGTATATTCGGCACACAAAATTTTTCCACCGGCGATGAGCGCGCTCTTGGCTAACAAACAAATCAAAGTAGATGGCTTTATCAATCCTGGGCATGTTAGTTCGATTATTGGCACAAAAGTCTATGAACAATTCAAAATTCCACAGGTGGTGACTGGCTTTGATGGTGAAGGAATGCTTTCAGCGATTGAAATGTTGTTGACGCAAATTTTGGAAAACAAAGCAATTGTGCAAAATGTATATACTGATTTGGTTAAAAAAGATGGTAATCCCAAGGCACGCAAACTAATTGCGGAAGTTTTCGAAATTTCTGACGCGCATTGGCGCGGTTTGGGAGAAATCAAAAAATCTGGTTTGAAAATTCGCAAAAAATACAAAAAATGCGACGCGGAATTTGTGTATGCTGAACTGATAGCTAAAATCAAAAAAGAGATCAAGCCTAAACCGAGCGCGTGCAAATGCGGGTTGGTGTTGCAGGGACTCATTGAATCCCAAGAATGTCCATTGTTTGGCAAGGTCTGCACACCCGACAATCCACAAGGCGCTTGCATGGTTTCGGTGGAAGGATCTTGCAATGTAGAATTTAGATATAACAGAAAATAATTTTATGCAAAACAAAAAAACAATTGAATTGGAATCTGGGGCGGGAGGCGAAAAATCCAATAATTTAATTTCACAAATCCGAAAGAATTTTGCGGTGAGTCGCAAGTGGAAAAACATGCAGGATGATGGCGCGTCATATGCCATTGGCCAAGAGCAATTGGTTTTCACCACTGATGCTTTCATCGTGGACCCAATTTTTTTCCCGGGTGGTGACATTGGTAAGATTGCGATGTGCGGAACAATCAATGATTTGTCAGTGATGGGAGCAAGGCCAATTGGGATTGGCTTGAGCTTGGTGATTGAAGAAGGTTTTCCGGAAGAAGATTTGCAAAAAATTCTAACTTCAATCGGCAAAGTTTCCGCTGAGTCGGGTGTGCCGATTGTGACTGGCGACACCAAAGTCACCGAGCGTGGCAAGATCGACAAAATTGAAATCACCACTTCTGGTGTTGGTTTGGCGAAAAAAATAATTGGAAACGGTGGGGCGAAAGCTGGGGACGTGGTCATTGCTTCCGGCAACTTGGGTGAACATGCGGTGGCACTGTTGGCCAAGCGTTTCAATTATCAAACCAAAATCAAAAGTGACTGCCAAACATTGACTCGTGAAATTCAAAGTGTGGCCAAATATCTGACGGCTTGCAAAGATCCGACTCGCGGAGGGATGGCGGCGGTGCTCAATGAAATCGCCGAAAAATCCAAAGTTAAAATCATGCTGGATGAAAACACTTTGCCCTTTGCCAAAGAAACCGTGGCATTGTCTGAGCTCCTAGGTATCGATAAATTATCTTTCCCATCCGAAGGGCGTTTTGTAGCTACAGTTTCACCAAAATATGCCAAAAAAACCTTACAAATTCTGCAAAAATTCAATGCTCAGGCCAAGGTAATTGGCTCAGTTGAGCCAGGAAAAGGCGTGCATCTGCAAACCTCTCTGGGTGGCATCAAAAAAATCGATGTGCCGAGAGGGAAGTTAATTCCGAGAATCTGTTGACAAAAATTAGATTTAGGTATATAATTATATATTCTTTCCATTCACGGGAAGATCCTCTGACCACGGGGCGAGTGGTAATTTAATCGGGCAAAATGAGCCCGAAAGGAGATTGTGCTATGAGTACATTGCCAGAAGTTCTTGAAAAATTGAGAGGTTTGGATGCTCCAAAACAATTGGCAATAGTTGATGGTTTTGGAGGTAGGGAGAATCTGGAGGCGTGGTTGAGGGGTGAAAAACGGATGACTCTTGAAGACGTGATTCGTAAGCTTTTTGATCATACTGGCCGTTGTATCCCAGCGCATCTCGGCATTACGAGCAAAGCGTGCGATGAAAATCGAGGCTTTAATGTCGAGCTTCCTGAACTTGGCTATGGAAAGCTTCATCAAATTATAACTGGATGTTTTCCGAAGGAGATGGAGTTTATTGATCAGAGGCGATTCGTAGCTGAAGCGGAGGTGCTTAAGAAAAAATATACTGGCGACGAGCTAGTTGGAAATTTTTTCAAACGCGCTCGTCCAATTCTTTTGCCACGACATGATGCACAAAAGGATATGGGCGCTTCTCTGAATGAACTTTTTGTGCCAGCGGTAGAGCAGGTATATAAAAAGGCTTATCCAGACCGCAATTTTGTCAATTATCGGAAAGCTGATTTGGTAGGGAATGTTTCTATCATCCCTGGTACAGGCCATGATGAATTGGTTGCGATGATGGCTGAAAAGTCATTCGCAGCGTGGTACTCACCGAATCCGTTCCAAGGATTTTCCATCAACGCTCAACGCGAAGCGATGAAAATTCTGATGCAGTATGGATTTGCGTTGGCTGGCGGAGTGGACACGGCAGTCGCGGCGGTTGCATATGCTGGCGAGATGTCGCGTGATTTCAAGACACCAGTCTATACTTGCAGTGCCCTTTCGTGGCGGTCCGCCGGTTATTCGCTCCGCTTCTTCGCGTGTGGCTTCGAGTTCTTCTTCGGCCTCCCCGACGTTCTTTTTGGCGCGTGCGGCCGCGGCTCCGGTGGCCTCGTCCTTTTCAGGTAGTGCGTAATTTGTACCTTGGAGTTTTTTCTCTTGGACTGGATTTTTGCTTTTTGGTCTTTGGGAAAATGGGGGATGTGAATGTTATTCACATCCCCTTTTATTTTTTCTCAAAATTTGCTAAACTAATTTTGAAAGTAGGTTAATGTATAATAGTTTACGGATTGTTATCGCCGAAATTCTATGATTCTTCATAGAGCAACAGAATCTTGCAGTTGTGACTTTAATAATTTTTTTCAGATTGCAAGAGCGTATGCGAAGATGATAGGCACTACTTGTTTCTTTCTAACGCTCAGCAGGGGCGGAATAAAATTCAGGAAATGATTTTTTCATTTTCGGTGAAATGGACGGAAAGAAATAAATTTCATGGCAGTCCGCCGGTTATTCGCTCCGCTTCAACGCGTATGACTTCGAGTTCTACTTCGGCCTCACCGACGATCTTTTTGACGCGTACGGCAACGGCTCCGGTGGCCTCGTCCTTTTCAGGTTGCGCCTAAAAACAAGAGTCCCGAATTGTTCGGGACTCTAATCTTTAGTTGAAAGATTTTTGCCAGCCACCAATCATCCGCCCGATTTCTTGAATTTGTTTTTGTAGCTCCAGATATTTTTTACTGTCCAACATATTTATTTCATGGGCTAGGCGGATAAGAATTTTTAGCGTATCGAATTTTATGTTGGCCTTGCGAATGAAAGCAATCTTTTCATTTTTGGGTGCGCTTCCAGCGGCAATCAAAAGTTCTAGAACTGATAAGATATATGTTTCACATTTGCTTCCCAGTGTGTACTTGTCTTTTTTAGGGAATAGGGTTGAATATTTGTAAAACAGCTTATAAAATTCATAAACCTTTTTAATTACGGGTATTTCATTGTTAATGTTATTCATAATAATATGTATGATAAGTTAATTAGTCTTGAGAATATTTTTTTAGCTTGGAAAGAATTCAAGAAAAACAAACAAAACAAACGAGATGTCCAGATTTTTGAAAGATTCTTGGAGGACAACATCTTTTCTCTGCACGAAGAATTAAAAAATAAAATATATAAACATGCTGCTTATAAAACTTTTAATATTAATGATCCGAAACCTAGGAAGATTAGCAAGGCGACAGTAAAAGACAGATTGGTTCACCATTTGATTTTTAAAAAGCTATATAGCATTTTTGATGCGGGATTCATTTTTCATTCCTATTCTTCAAGAATCGGCAAAGGCAGTTACTTGGCTATTGGAAAGCTTGATGAGTATCTTCGCAAGGAAAGCAGGAATAATACCAAGACGGTTTATGTTTTGAAATGCGATATTCGAAAATTCTTTCAAAACATATCCCACAAAAAACTTTTGCAACTGATAGCGTGTAAAATTTCAAACAAATATTTCCTGTGGCTAATAGTGGAAATTATCAACAGTTTTGGCACTTCTGTGGATAACTTTCCGCAGAGAGAGAGAGAGAGAGTTACAAGAAAAATTTTTTGGAAAAAGTGGCTTGCCACTTGGCAATGTCACTTCGCAAATTTTTGCCAATATATACCTCAATGAGTTGGATTGGTTCATAAAAAGGAAGCTTTGCATTAAAAGTTATTTTCGTTATGCAGATGATTTTATTATAACTCATCCAGACAAGGAATATCTCTTGTGTGTTTTGAAGGAAATTAAGGTTTTTTTGGAAACGGAATTAAATCTTCAGCTTCATCCAAAAAAAGTTTCCATTAGAAAATTTCATCGAGGTGTTGATTTTCTGGGTTATGTTATTTTGCCACATTACAAAGTTCTGCGAACGAAAACAAAGAAACGGATGTACAGGAAATTAAAGGAAAAATATATACAATATCAATGCAGGGTTATCTCACAAGAAAAATTTAAACAAAGTTTGCAATCATATCTAGGTATGTTAAAACATTGTAAGGGGCGAACGATAAAGGAAAAGATTATTGATTTAGTAAAAAATAAATAATCTGTCCAAAAGAAAGTCCGGCGTCGCCACGCGGGATGTGCACAGCCGGTGTTCCTGAGGGGATGCCGGTTTTATTTTTTTTAGATTCAAAATATTTAGAGATGATTTTGTTATTAGAAATTCCTCCGGCTAAAAAAGTTTGTAGTTTGTAGTTTGTAGTTTGTAGTTTTATTATTTCATATAATCCTTCAGCAATATATAATTGTGCAGTGGCGGCTAGGCGTTTTTTGTCTTTATGTAAATTTCTTATTAAATACTCAAATAGTGGCGTAACTAGTAACTCGTAACTAGTAACTAGTTTGCTAGAATTTTTTAATAGCACTGGCTTCAAGTTAGTGTAGGGTTTAGTTGAATTTTTTTCAAGAAGCTCAATCGGTTCATGTTTGTAGTTTCGTTTATTTGTACAAAAGCCCAGTAAAATAGAGACCGCATCCAAAACTCGGCCACAGCTCGAAGTTTCGATGCAATTGAAGTTTTGTTGTAGCTGAGCATATAAGACTTCGAATTCTTGTGTTGAATAGTATTTTTTTACAAAACTATAAATAAAATATTTTTGAGATTTGAGATTTGAGATTTGAGATTTTTTTGTATCTTGTATCTTGTATCTTGAGATTTTGTCTAGTATGCCAGTTAACATTCGCGCCGGCTCCTGAATGGCCAAATCTCCACCAATCATCACCTGATTCTCCAAATGCCCAATTCGATCAGTTTGTAGTTTGTAGTTTGTAGTTTGTAGGCGGAAAACTTCTCCGCCCCAAATCTTCCCATCTGTGCCATAGCCGGTGCCGTCCAAAGCGATGCCTATGAAAGTATGTGGTATTTTGTATTTGGTATCTTGTGTGATTTTTTCACCCACTGCGGAAAAGATGTGGGCTAGGTGGTGTTGGATTTGAATATGTTCGGCTTTATATCTTTTGGCCAAATTTTTGCCTAGGACGGTGGTTTTATACAGTGGATGTAAATCGGTTAGAATAATGTCTGGTTTTATTGCGTTTTCTTTTATAAATTTGCTTAATTCGTTTTTAAATTTGCAATAATTCGCATCTAGCAATAAGTCTCCAAAATCTTCAGAAAAGTGAATTGTATTGTTGTTAAAAACCGAAAAATTGCCATTAGATTCTGGTCCAAGAGCGAGGATTGATTGATTGGTCTTGCTTGGATATTTAAATACTTGCATAGATTCATTATAACAAGTTATAAGGCCGTGATACCTCATTTAAAAATCTAATGATGAGCCCTTTCGATTTTTCAAATAAAAAACCTAGGATTCTAACAATTAATCTATCAAATATTAAAAA
>Ga0075921_112_pt1 | contig 15704 bp, 13 predicted proteins | sample RifGroA2_FD_68339 | JGI IMG/M metagenome (GOLD analysis project Ga0075921, IMG submission 68339) | Parcubacteria (Moranbacteria) bacterium GW2011_GWA2_39_41 | reverse complement strand
TTTTTAATATTTGATAGATTAATTGTTAGAATCCTAGGTTTTTTATTTGAAAAATCGAAAGGGCTCATCATTAGATTTTTAAATGAGGTATCACGTACCATTCAAAATTATTATCTACTAAACACTACTATTCAAAAATGTGAAATCATCTCCTAAAGTGCTAACATACTAGGAAGCTTAATTTTCTATAATCCATCTGCTTGGTATGTTTTGAATAACTGGCAGTTATTTTTTTCGCCTCCTCCATGATTTCACCTATCACAATTCCCCGCACCAAAGTAACTGGCCCCATAAAATCTTGCAATTCTACCAATGTATCCTGTTTTTCTCGCATTTTTTTCAATTTTTCATTTTCCTCACTGTTGCGACCAACAACAATACGCGTACTACCTGTCCAAAAAATTCGCCCAACTTGCAACAGTGCAAAATCAGAAGCAGTCGGTTTTTCAATTGCTTGCAAGAGTTTTTTCAATTTTTTGCCAAATTCAATTTCCGTCAACATGCAACCGCCTCCGGGAGATGGATAATAATCAACACTCAATTCTTTCACTAATTCAAGTTGTCGTTGACGAGAACGTCCGGAAATATCCAAGAGTTGTTCGCGATCCACTAAGCCTTGTTTTTCCACTTCAGTTTCATCCAAAAGTTTTGCTGACAAAGGTCGCAACAAACGCCCTTCCAGACCAGCCTCTTTTTCAATTATTTTTAGCGATTGTAAGTTTTGTGACATCGGTCGCTGACCAAGAATTTCTCCGGTAGCCACAAAATCAAAGCCTTCCGCACGCATAATTTTCCCGGCTTCGCGAATCATGAGCAGATGACAATCAATGCACGGATTCATCGCCTTGCCATATCCCCGCTTAGGATTTTTCACCACATCACAATGTATGTCGGCAAAATTCACTGAACGCAAATTCAAATTGTTTTTTTCTGCTGAAATTTTGGCCTTAGTGTCATCAAAAAAATAACTGACGAACGACAGCGCCACCACTTCAATATTTTGTTTTTCCAGCACCTTCACCGCCAAGGTTGAATCCAATCCGCCAGAAAAAAGGACTAGCGCGCGAATTTTTTTTATCACCCCGCACTAACTCTTGATATTATTATTTTTTGCTAATAATATTTTGAGTGTATTAATTATTTAAATTACATATTATTTACTATCATTAGGAGTTAGTGCAGGGGTAAATATTTTTTTACCAATTAAAACTAAATTTTTGCCATTCATTACTTCAACTTTTTCAATTTGAAAGCCAACTTGGGAAAATAGTTCGGTTAAATCTTTTTGGGTGTAGGCGTGATGAAATCTTTTGAAAATCTTGCCGGCATTATTTTTGAATGGAATCTCACAATCCAACCAATCTAGTTGGCTCAAAAAAAACATTTTGCGAATTCGATTTTTCCACACATATTTTTTGTATTTTGGCTGCCACAAGTTCCAAACTGTCACGATAATTTTTCCACCTGGCTTTGTCACGCGAAATAATTCTCTGGCCATCTCCAAACGAAATTTTTGATCCGGAAAATGATGAAAAACTGCGATTGAAACAATGTTATTGAAAAATTCATCGGTAAATGCTAGACTGGGTTGGCCGGTAATTTTGGAGAAATTTTGTGCAAATTGTGGATACTTCTGTTTGGCCAAATCAATCAAATTTTGCGAGATATCCACACCATAATATTCTAGCTTTTTGTCTTTCAGAATTTCCAATAATCGCCCATTGCCACAACCAAAATCCAAAATCTGATTGCCATTTTGAATGTGATTTCTAATAAACTCCAAATCCGGCCAGAAAAAATTCCGCGTCCCCGAAAACTTCTCCGCCATCTGATCATAGCCAAGCTCTGTATTTTCTAAAATTTTATCAACCGTATTTTTTTGCATAATGATTAAAGCCTACGACAATTTCATAAAATTAGCAATGGAAGCGGGCGTCACGGATTCGCAAGCTTTTTCGCGCCGCAAAAAAGACATCTGCAAAAAACTAGGCGTGCAACCGCCGACCAATGCCGATCTTCGTGAACATTATGAAAAAATGATTGCCAAAAAAGAACTAAAAAGAAGTCCGCTTTTTGAAAAAATTCTGCTTAGCAAAAAAATTCGCACAGAATCTGGTGTGGCTGTGGTGGCCGTGCTAACAAAAGCCTATCCCTGCCCTGGCCAATGCATATATTGTCCGAGTGAAAAAGATATGCCCAAGAGTTATCTTTCTAACGAACCGGCCGTGATGCGAGCCATCAGCGCCAAATTTAACCCCTATAAGCAGATTCATAATCGCCTGCGCGCGCTGGAGCTCAATGGCCACCAAATCGACAAAATCGAGCTAATTGTGATGGGTGGAACTTTCAACTATTTGCCAAATACATATCAAACGAGATTTATTAAAGAATGCTTTCGGGCAGCAAATGAGTATAAAGAAAGTCGCAAAGTCCATCAGGTCATAAAGTCCATCAAATCAGCAGATGAAAAACTTTTATATGAACAGAAAAAAAATGAACAGGCCAAACATCGGATTATCGGACTAACATTGGAAACCAGACCGGACTATATCAATAAAAAAGAAATCGTCAGTTTTCGCCGTCTGGGATGCACCCGCGTGGAACTTGGCGTGCAGAACATCTTTGACGACGTGCTTGAGTTGAATAAGCGTGGACACCTCGTTTCAGAGACCATCAGAGCCACCAAGATGCTCAAGGATGCCGGTTTCAAGATAAACTATCATATGATGCCAGGCCTGCCAGGAAGCACTCCGAAACGCGATTTTGAGATGTTCAAGGCCCTTCTTGAAGGCCCTGAATTTCAACCTGACATGCTCAAAATATACCCCACAGTCGTTTTGAAAAACAGCAAGCTGTATGACATCTGGAAAAATAAAAAATACGTCCCACTGACAAATCCTGCGTTTGAGAAGCTTGTGGTGAAGATAAAAAACGAGGCCATCGCACCATATGTGCGCATCGCCCGTCTTATTCGCGATGTCCCTACCCCGTCCATCATTGCCGGCCCAACCGTTTCCAATCTCAGGCAAATCATCATCCCCCAGTCGAAATGCCCGTGCATCCGCTGTCGCGAAGTTAAGTCTGGTTATATTATCGGTGAAAACATTATCTTAGATCGCATTGATTATCCAGCTTCAGATGGCCAAGAAATATTTTTGCAATATGTTTCATCTGACAAGTCTGCCAGCGGACACGGAATGCGTCTAGGGCAAAAACTTTTTGCACTCCTTCGTTTGCGGATTCCTTCCGAAAACAATAAACGTCATTTTATTCCTGCACTCAGAAATTCAGCCATCATCCGCGAAGTCCACACCTATGGGAAACTCGCCAAACTAAATGAATCCTCAAAATCTTCTCCGCAACACATTGGCCTCGGGAAAAAACTGATCCAGGAAGCGGAAAGAATTGCCAAAGAAGAATACGGCCTCGAGAAAATTGTAGTAATTTCAGGCGTCGGCGTGCGTGGCTATTACAGGAAATTGGGATACAAATTGAAAAATACTTATTTAATAAAAAATCTTTAATTTAAAAAATATGCCAAAAATCATCATAGCTTCCGGACCAGTCATCGTTGAAAATGAAAAAGTTCTCCTGAATCAACACGGAGATACAGAGTTCTGGAAATTTTGCGGTGGCAGAGTGGAAGACTTTGAAACTGATCTGATTGAAAACGCCCGCCGAGAAGTAAGAGAAGAAATGGGAATCGATATCGAAATTATCAACGAAACCCCGTTCTTCATCCACACAAAAAAAGAAACTCCCGAAGGTGCGATTGATGTCATTTTGGTTCATTTTCTTGCCAAAAGAGTTGGCGAAATAACCCCAGGAGAAGACATCCGGCAGTGGAAATGGTTACCGCTGGAAGAACTGGCAAAAGAAAATCTCGCCCCAAACATCATCCCGACACTCAAACACTTCGGATTTGTAAAACTTCAATAATCTTTCCTATTTTTTAATTGTCTGTTTTCAAAAGTATTCCCCTTTTACTACCATATTGAATACAATTTTCATAGACCCCTCACTGCCCTCAGTTACCAGACGCCTATGGAATTTAGCAAAGAGTTACTTATGCACTCATCTTGCACAAGCTATCTTGCACAAGCTATAGACAAAAAAATAGTTATATGCTAAAAATATTATAGATACATAAACCTTATAACTACAAAAAGTGAGGATATTATGGATGATCCAATCAAGTTTCTGCTAGATAATGTAATATCAGTTTTAGCATTAGCTGAGTTCATGGCAATCACAGAGCTTGCAGTTAATCTTAGAAGAAAGAAAACTGAAGCTATCAAGTATGCGAACACCATTGAACAGCAAAAAAAGGAAATTTCAACCTTAGGAGTGGAGGTGCAGCGTCTTAAAAACCTCATCTAGAATACTGGGGATGGCAAAAAATTGTCATCCTTTTATATTGATTTAACATCTACATTATTCTCGCAAAGATCTCACGAAACGCATATCCGCCAAACAGGTATCGGCATACAAGCTACAAATTATAGAATATTTAATTATCATTCCAACTCTCAAACATTTCGGATTTATAAAATAAGTAAGGATTATTTCCCAGCTAGCTGACCACATGCGCCTTGGATTTCTTCGCCGAGACTTTTGCGAATGGTTACTTCGATGCGATTTTTTTCTAGATAATCACGAAACAAAATTGTACGTTCCTTAGAAGAGGATTTGAATTGCGAGTCAGTGGAATTGTAGCGAATGAGATTGACATGCAAAAGTTGCAATTTGCCAATTGATCGAATAAAGTCAATCAAATTATCTGCATCTTTGCTATCATCATTGACTCCAGCCAGCATCACATATTCCAAAAAAACTTTGCGCTTAGTTTTGGCAAAATAATTTTGCAAGGCCACCTTCAAAGATTCTAAATTATTTTTTCGATTGATTGGCATGGCTGCGCTTCTTTTTTCATTGCTGCCAAAATGAAATGACAGTGCCAAATTCACTTGTGGAAATTCTTGCGCCATTTTTTCAATACCTTCCGGAATGCCAGAGGTTGAAACTGAAATTGAACGCGAACCAATTCCAAATAAATTTGGATCGGTCAAATCGCGCAAGCTTTGACTCACCTGTTCCCAATTTGAGAATGGCTCACCCATTCCCATATATACTATGGTTGATAGTTTGTGGTTTGTAGTTTTTAGATGCTGAATCCAAAATAGAATCTGATCCGTGATTTCTTCGGCGGTCAGATTTCGCTTGAATCCTATCTTGCCCGTAGCACAAAATTTGCACCCCATCGCGCAACCAACTTGGCAAGAGATGCAAGCTGACCAGATACCTGGCTTGGGAGCAATCAAAACTGCTTCAATCAAATTGCCATCGCGCAATTTCAAAAGTGCTTTTATTGATTGACCATCTTTGGAAATCAACACTTGTTGAACTTCAAAAGACAAAACTGGCATTTCTTTTTCTAGCACTTCCCGCAAATCTTTTGAAAGTGTCGAGATATCAGAAAAACTTGAAATTCCCTCTTGATAGATGGCTTTTTTAATCTGTTGTATGCGAAATTTAGGCTGATTTTGCGCCTGCAAAATAGTCTCTAATTTTTGTAAATTCATAAAGTTTGACTAAAAAAATACTCTGGTCAGTATAGCGATATTTATTCTTTATAGCAAGTTCTAGAAAAAAAATAAAATCTCCGGAGGTTTAATCTTCGGAGATTTTTTATCCAAGTAAGTTTAGAAGCTAACTTTTCCACCATCCACCTTAACATTCTGCCCGCCAGCGTTTATATTTGTTGCTCCAGAAGCATCCGTTTTCACAGTAGCATTATTAGTTTCAACATTTGTTGCGCCACTTGAATTAGTTTTTACTTTTGTATCCGGTGTTTTCACATCCACTGCTCCATCAGTTCCAACTTTCACAGAATTAGCTCCACCGTCATTTACATTCACGCCTCCATCCTTGCTCACATTTACACTACCGTTTGGAGTTTGCACGCCAACACTACCATCTTTTCCAACGTTGATGCTTCCGTCTTTAGTTGTAACACCTGTTTGACCAGAACATCCCTGTAGGACGATCATTCCTGAAATAACCATCAGGAAGAATAGTTTTTTCTTCATTTGTTTTTTTATAATAATTAAAAAAATAATTAACTCCTTGTTAAGGCACAAAAACATCCTCGCCAGAATCCAGATCAGCTCTCGTTTTTTCTAGCTCATTCTTTTCACTGACAGTATCATTTTTATTAGCAGTATATTTTTTTTCTATTTCATTTTTAATTTCATTGTATCTTGTTTGATATGTCGAGATAACAAAATCTTTACATTCACTTGTTATACCATCGCTCAAAATATTAGCATTCAATTCAATTTCGTGCTTCTCATCCATATCCAATCTATGCAAACAGTCATTTCTTTTAAATGTTGTGTCTAGCTGATTATCCAGCCATATATTGCTTTGCTTCATATAGCAATCGAAACCTGCCATAAAATTTTTATTCTCCTTAAGTGCTGTTTTAAATTCTTCCTCGTTATGCACAGAAAAATATTTTCCACTACCACTGCCTGCGATGGCTTGCAACTTTTTCTCCTCAGCTCCAGCCACATCAAAACCAATCACATTTGTCACTATTTTCAAATTTGTCATCAACTCCTTGGCTTTTGTAACCGGATCTCCACCACAAGTTTCCTCTCCATCGCTTATTAAGAGAATCATATTGTCATTTTTATCAGCTGGATAATTTTTCAAAATATCACCAGCTTTCTGTAAAGACGCGGCAATCGGAGTCCAACCGGTAGGTTTCGCTCCAGTCAATTTTGAGATAGCAATATCAACATTGGGTGGCCCCATATAATATATCTCTTCAATACCATCGCAAGAGGCTTTCTTGGCTGCCTGGCTATTGCTACCCTTATGTCCATACAACACTACCGATAAATTTGTACTTTTATCAAAATCACGAAAGAATCCAAACACAGATTCCTTGGCGATGTCAATTTTTTTCTTATTACCAACCAAAGCTGCCATGCTACCAGAAGAATCAAAAATAACTACAACATTTTTTTGTTTGGCGCTACTGTTATTAGGATCCTTATCACAAGATTCAGACTTCTTAATATCTAGTCGGCAATCATCAAAGTTTTGTTGATATTTTGCTAGAATATTTTCGTATTGCTTAATGCAATTAGTATCACCAGTGCCACCATCTGCGGTGATATTTTTAATATCTGCGCCAACTGTCTGCTTTGGTGATACTTTAATGTCTGTTGATTTTACTGCAAAAAAATATCCAACTGCAGCCGTAAAAACAATAATGATTCCAGCGGCTACTCCAATTGTTAATTTGTTCATTTTTTTTATTTTTATCCGCCAACCGACAGATTGTTTTTAACCAAAGACTTTAAGCGCCTTTACTTATCTAAATTTTAATACAAATACCATTCTGGTGCAAGCCCGCTTAAGCATATGGTACTATAAAATCGAGAAATCAGTGTATTTGGCATATTTTTTAGCAATTTTTTTAACTTCTTTATTTTTTAAATTATACATACAAAATTCCAGTTGCAATCACTGCGCCAATCATAAATAAAATTGATAGCCAGCCAAAAATTCGCACCCACATCGGATGTGTTTCACGGCCCATAATTTTTTTATCATCACCGACAATCATTATGATAATGAGTAGCGGTAAGGCAATGATGCCATTCAAAAAAGCTGAATAATACAAAGCTAAGATTGGATTGATATGGAAAAAATTCAAAGACAGGCCCACTATAATTGAAACAGTAATCACTAGATAAAACCCCTTGGCACGGGAAAATTTTTCTTCCAAGCCTTCGCGCCAATTCATAATTTCTGACAATGCATAGGCACCAGAGCCTGCTAAGACTGGCACAGCCAACATTCCAGTGCCGATGATGCCAAAAGCAAAAAGCAAAAAAGCATAATCACCGGCCAATGGTCGCAAAGCCATTGCGGCTTGTTCAGCTGAATTGATATTGGTTATGCCCTGACTGAAAAGCACTTGAGCTGTTGTAACTACAATAAAAAAGAAAACTATATTAGCCAAAATCATGCCTGTCCCCACGTCTGTACGCATTCTTCCAATTCTAATTTTTAAACTATCCTCTTTGCTACCCAACAATTTGTGTAATTTTTTATGCATGCGATTTTCTTCAACCTCTTCTGAGGTTTGCCAGAAAAAAAGATAGGGCGTGATGCTTGTACCAAAGATAGCGATTATCGCAAAGAGATATTCCTTACTGAAAGTTATTTGCGGAATGATAACTGACCCAAAAACCATCTTCCAATCCGGATGAATAATAAAGCCTGTGACAATGTAGGCAAAAACTGAAATTGCCAACCATTTCAAAAATTTCACATATAGATGATAACCGACAAAAATTTCAAATACAATTGTCAATGCTGCAAAAAATATTGCAGCCACATAAAAATTGATAGGTATCAACATCTGCAAAGACGCGGCCATTGCCCCAAGGTCAGCTCCGATATTAGCAATATTAGCCACAATCAAAAGCACTACGGCTACGGCTACAATTTTCTTTTTATAATGTTTTTGTAAAACCCCAGCCAAACCGCGGTTAGTCACAATTCCAATACGCGCACAGACTTCCTGAATCGCCATCATCATCGGCAAAAGCCAAGCTGCCATCCACAGAATCGCAAAGCCGAATTTGGCGCCAACTGATGAGTATGTGCCAATACCAGAGGGATCATCGTCAGATGCCCCTGTGATGAGTCCAGGACCTAAGGCGCGAATGAAATAATAGGCTTTGATCCAAGGTTTTTCGAACAGATCTATCGCCACAGCCACCTGCGAGCCCGCAATCCGTAAAGTTCCATCAACTGCCTTTTCAGCCTCAATAACACCCCAAATAACCAGCTTCTTGGCCAATACAAGCGGAATTCCCACTTCATGGCGAAATTCAGAAAGAGTAAAGAACCTTTTATTTGTTTTTTCACTTAGCAGAGATGCATTTAATTGTGCCTCTATACCAACTATTTTTTGATTTTTAGTTTCCATTTAATTTTTTGATTTTTGTAATTTTCAATATTTTTTTGGGCTTTGCAACTTTTACAATTTCAGTTGCCCGCTGCTTTTCTTCAAATTTATGGATGATTTTTTCTGCCTCAATCAAATCTTCTGGATTGCCAATGGTGTGCCAAATCGTAGCAGCTTCAACTTTAACTGGATAATCTTTAGACATTTTAGCCATAGTTTGTGGCAAGCCAAATTCTCCGCCACCAATTGGAACTAAATCATAATCAAAAATTTTCTTGTTCAAAACATACACGCCAGTATTGGCTAGTTTATCTTTTGATCTTTTTGGCTTCTCCACAACCTCAATCATATGTCCCTTGCTGTTAGTTTTGATGATACCAAATTTACTATCATCTTCCACTTCACGTCCCAAGATAGCCAAATCATGTTTAATCAATTTATTTAAATCTTTTTTATGATACAGATCATCTCCCATCATTACTAAAAATTTATCTCGCAAAACACTTTTAGCCAAAAACAATGCACCACCAGTTCCATTTAGATCTGTTTGAAAAACATAAGTTACTTTGCGACCACCGAAGTAGTGCTTGAAGTGATTCATGATGTGCTCGCCATAATAACCAATCACAAAAACAATTTCTGTAACTTCTTTTGGCAACATATTGATCTTGTGTTCCAAAATCGGCTTGCCTTTGATTTTCAACATTGGCTTTGGCACACCCTTAGTCAAGTCCTGCATTCTCTTCCCTCTTCCAGCCGCTAAAATTACTACTTGCATACTGTTTTCGTTAATGAATTAAACAACGATGCTAATGAGTTTATTTTTAACATAAATAATTTTTCTGATTTCTTTTCCTACAACATATGCTTTAACTTTTTCACTTTCTAGCGCCACTTTTTTTGCCTCATCTTCTGCAATGTCAGCCTCAACTTCAATTGTGTCGCGCACTTTGCCATTCACTTGAACTACTAAATTTATTTTTTCATCCTTGATCAATTCTGGATCATACGCTGGCCAGCTAGAAACAAAAATGCTTTCTGTATGTCCAAGATTATTCCAAATTTCTTCAGCCATGTGTGGCGCAAATGGAGCTAGAATAGTTACTAGTAACTCGTAACTAGATTCAGCTATGCCAGACTTATCTGCCTCATTCACCAAAATCATCATCGCAGATATAGCCGTGTTAAATTTCATTGCCTCAATGTCTTCACCAACTTTTTTGATAGCCTTATGCGTCAAAGATTCAACCGCAGTATTCTCTGCAACAATTTTTTCTTGCAATCGCCAAACTCTTTCCAAAAATCTGCGCACACCCACAATATTCTCTTCGTTCCACATAACCGCATCTTCCAGTGGCGCCACAAACATCATGTACATACGCACAGAATCTGCACCGAATTTTTCCACCATATCGTCTGGGTTGATGACATTGCCCTTGGACTTGGACATCTTTTTGCCTTCTTTGTCCAAAACCATACCTTGATGGCGCAACTTCAAAAATGGTTCTTTGAAACTCAAGTGTCCAATTTTGTGCAAAGCTTTCACAAAAAACCTAGCATACAAAAGATGCATATAGGTGTGCTCTGCTCCGCCGATATACACATCCACTGGCAACCAAGCTTTTCTTTTTTCGGAACAAAATTCTTGCGCATTGTGTACATCTGGATAGCGCAAGAAATACCAAGATGAATCTACAAAAGTGTCCATCGTATCATATTCCGCAGTGAAGCCAGCACCAAAAATCTTCTCGGTCCTTTCTTGCAATTCTTTTGATTTAGCTAAAGGTGAAACTCCAGTCGGTACAAAATCAACATCTTCCGGAAGCATCCATGGCAAATGTTCTACTGGAACCAAATGCGGTTCACCCTCTGGTGAATATACAATTGGGATTGGACAGCCCCAATATCTCTGCCTCGAAATTGACCAATCGCGCAAACGATAATTCACAACTTTTTTACCCAAGTCTTTTTCTTCCAGCCAAGCTGTCATTTTTTCCCGCGCTTCTTCAGAAGACATTTCTAAATAATTTTCTGAATTAACGAGAACACCATCTTCTACAAAAGCACCGTCACCATTTTCAAAAATTTTACAAAACCACTCATGAACATTCAGATTAACATATTTACTGATATCTTTCAGTTTAACCCATTCTCCTCTATGATTTTTAGTTTCCTCTTCTTTCGGTTCTATGAAACCTCCATCTCCAAGTTCAATATAATAACATTCCGTTTTTGCATATCTATTCTCACCCTTATGACTCGCATAAAAATTACTATGAACTTCGCCACCAATTTTTCGAATGGTTTTTATATTTTGAAAACCACTTTCTTCTTTGACTTCTCGTATAGCTGCTTCCTCGCCTGATTCGTTATCTTCCACCCCTCCAATTATAAAAGACTTCCAACCAAATTTTTCCCAATTTAAACAAAATATTTTATCTTCCTCCCAATGTTTTATTATCGCAACCACGGTCTTCCTTTTGACAGTTTCCGCATCATCCCTGATAGCATCCTTTCCTTCTTTAACTACAAAAATAGGGGCGATGGATTGTTTGATTGACAAATCATATTTCTTAGCAAAATCCCAATCCCTTTCATCATGTGCTGGCACAGCCATCACCGCACCCGTACCATAGTTACCCAAGACATAGTCAGCCACAAAAACTGGAACTTCTTCGCCATTAAATGGATTGACGGCCTTGATGCCATCCAACTCAACACCAGTCTTCTCTTTGGCCTCCATTCGATCCAATTCTGTTTTATTTTTACTTTTTTCAATGTATGCGAAAACTTCATCGCGATTTGCGATTTGCGATTCAAGTTGTGTGATCACGGGATGTTCTGGTGCCACCACAACATAAGTCACACCATATACCGTATCCACTCTTGTAGTGAATACTCTGATTTTTTCTGCAGAACCTTGCCTACCGGCAGGCAGGTCTTTTATCGCAAAATCAAACTCAGTACCTTCGGATTTTCCAATCCACGCTCGCTGATTCTTTTTGGTATATTCCGGCCAATCGACATTATCTAAATCTGCAATCAATTCTTCAGCAAAATCTGTGATTTTGAAAAACCAAGTTGGCATTTCTTTTTGCTCAATCCCTGTTCCACAACGTTCGCATTCATTTTCCACCACTTGTTCATTAGCAATGACAGTCTGACAAGAAGAGCACCAATTTGTTTTTTGGGTTTTTTTATAAACTAAACCATTTTTATAAAACTCGGAAAAAATCCATTGTGTCCATTTATAATATTCTGGATCACTAGTGATTGCTTGCTCGGAAAAATCATAATTGAATCCCAATGATCTCATTTGGCGAATATAATTCTCCATATTCTTCCTGGTCGTTTCAACTGGCGGCACGCCAGTCTTGATGGCATAATTTTCCGCTGGCAAACCAAAGGCATCAAAGCCCTGGGGATGCAAAACATTGAAACCTTGCATCTTCTTGAAACGATAGAAAACATCGCTCGCCGTGTAGCTCTCAGTGTGTCCCATATGCAGGCCAGTGCCAGACGGATATGGGAACATATCTAAAATATAGAATTTCTTCCGAGTGTCATCCTTATCAATCTTTGCCGAAGCCTGTTTGAGCCAAACTTCTTGCCATTTTCGCTCTATTTCTTTAGGATTGTAGCTTTCCATAGTGTTTTTACATTACTCCTTGATTCTAGCTCATTTTTACCTTTCTTTCAAGCACAATGAAAAAGGACGAATTTCTCAATTCGCCCCTTATTTTTCCCATTTATCCCCTTTTAGCCCTTTATTTTAAAGTATAGCTTTTTACCTACCCAATATAGCAATCCAAAAATTAGGATATACATAATAATAATTGGGATGATGCGAATAACTAAGACGATGGCGAAATTGATTGCGCCTTGAATATCTTTAAAGAGTGCGTTGAAAGTTTCTTTGGCCACTTGCCATGGACGCCATTTGTCTGAAAAAGTTATGGCCGTGTCTTCAGTCATGGAAACCGTGATGGTTGCTTTGTCAGTTTGTGAATCCATAAATTTAATCTGACCCTGCAAACTTTCAATCTCACCTCGCACACGCGCCACTTCACGTGTCACTGCCAAGACATCATCAATCTTGCCGGCACGATCCAAAATGCTCAAGAAAGATTGCTCCTCGGCTTGTTTGTTTTTGAGTTGAATTTGCAAATCAGAATATTCCATTGTCACGTCAGTGCCAGAAGTTGACTCGCGCACCACCAAGGTTGCGATGGTCTTGATGTCGGCAAATGTTTTTTCAAAATTACTCATCGGCACCTTTATCTCAACCGTGCCACTCTTGATATTCTTGCTAGTTTGATAAAAATTGGAAGAAAAAACTTCTCCCCCATTATTTTTGGCAATCTGCGCAATCTTTTGTGAAGCATCATCAGCATTGCTCACTTTCAAATCCAAGTTGCCAATTTTGATAATCCGCTTGTCAGTCACATCCTGTGCCGCCACAGAATCAATTGCCTTCATAGATGATCTCTCAGAAAAATTAGCTGGCGCTATGTCACTAGCTACACCCAACATAGCTTTTGGAACAGATATTCCACTGCCATCAATTCCCTGCGTTTCATAGATATCGCCATTCAGCACCACATTCTTTTTTGCTCCATTAATCACTATCACAAGCACTGCTATCAAAATGATAGCCAATGACACTATTATAATTATTTTTTTAGTTTTATCTTCCATTTATTTTTTTATTATTATTTAAACTTGCTTCTATTATAACACCAAAAAAACTTAGAAAAAAACCACCCCGATAAATTGGGTGGTTTTTAAATATTCTTTAAGCTTATTTTTTCTCTGCAATTATATTTTTAGCCATTTCAATGGCTTCGGTGCTACTTTTGGCCAAATATTTTTCTCCGCCTAGAAGATCGACTATTCCGGTTTTTTTCAGATTTAGTAAAACATATTTTTGTACAGTAGCTAAAATAACTTTTCCACCAGCCTCATGCACTTCCTCAATCAAAAGCTCCAAGGCATGCGTCGCTGTAGCATCAATCGCGCCAACATGTTTCATACGAATAATCAACACGCCTTCTTGCGCGTATCCCATTCTTTCCTGCATCACACTCGCTGCGCCAAAGAACATTGGCCCATTGATTTCATACAAAGAAATTTGTGGAAAATCAACGATACTTTCATGTAATCGCTTACTGCCCTCACTACCAACTTTAACATTATCATCCAAACTGCTGACAATGCTTTTTATTTCACTAACACGCTTAATAAATAGCAATGCTGCCATCACAACTCCAATGCCAACTGCCACTGTCAAATCAGCGAAAACTGTCAAAAGAAAAGTTATTATCAAAACAGCCACATCTCGTCGCGGGGCTTTCAGCAATTTTTTAAAATGATCCATTTCACTCATATTATATGCCACTGTCAGCAAAATCGCCGCTAAAGCAGCCAAAGGGATAAATTTAGCATATTTAGCAAAAAGCAAAACAATCAACAAAATTACAACAGCATGAATGATAGCCGCCATTCTTGTTCTACCACCATTTTTAATATTTGTTGCGGTTCTGGCGATTGCGCCTGTGGCTGGAATTCCCCCAAAAAATGGCACAACAATGTTTCCAAGTCCCTGCGCAATCAATTCCTTATTAGAATTATGTTTTGTACCTGTCATACCGTCGGCCACCACCGCAGACAACAATGATTCAATTGCGCCTAGTATTGCCACCGTGAAAGCTGCTGGCAACAAAAGCTTCACATTGGCAAAATTAAAGTCCAACATATGGAAAGATGGCAATCCCGCAGGAATGTCTCCAATAATCGGCACATGCTTATCCAGAAAAAACAAACTCACAACTATTCCTCCCGCAAGCGCTACTGGCGCGGGTGGAAATTTTTTATTGTATTTTTTCCACGCCATAAAAATTACCAAAGTTGCCAAACCGATAATCAGAGAATAATTATTTATTCCCCGCAATAAACCATGATAAATCATTTCTAATGTTTCAATGAAATCCAATGGTATTTTGCCGCCAAAATCCAAGCCTAAAAAATTTTTTATTTGTCCAAAAAATATAATCATCGCGATTCCTGAAGTGAATCCAACTGTCACCGGATATGGAATAAATTTAATAATTGAACCGAACTTAAACACTCCCATCAAAATCAAAATAACTCCAGCCATAAATCCAGCCATTAGCAATCCATCTACGCCAAACTTATTTACGATTCCCAAAAGAACTACAATGAAGGCTCCAGTTGGGCCAGAAACCTGATAATTGGACCCAGAAAAAATAGCAATGATTCCTCCAGCGATGATTGCTGAATACAATCCTTGCTGCGCACTCACCCCGGATGCAATGGCAAAAGCGATGGCCAATGGCAAGGCCACCAAGCCGACCACGATTCCGGCAATTAAATCCGCCCTAAAATCTTTTTTAAAATACTCTCGCATTTTTGTTTTGTTCAAAAACATATTTTTATAAAAAATTAAATTATTACAGCTATTTTTACACAAATTTCACAGTCCCCTTTTTGGAGCCGATGGAAATCCCGATCTTTGAAATATCCGATGTGAAGTATTTCCCGGAAACCTTCACTTTCATCACGCTGGCTTGGGTGTCGGTCCTAGTATCCAAAACGATCGGAGCGAAGTTCGCGTCGATGGAAAGGATATTGCTCTCGATCCCGTTCACGTCAATGCTCGTCGACAAGGATAGCATCTTCCCCGGAACAGTCG